>VOFB01000969.1_pt1:0-42500 | contig 868000 bp, 770 predicted proteins | sample 5384141 | NCBI WGS metagenome assembly VOFB01 (sample SAMN12384721, study PRJNA508395) | human gut metagenome | isolation source: healthy gut A | host: Homo sapiens | reverse complement strand
TTGGGCACTGTCTCAACAACACACCCGGTGAAATTGAAATACCAGTGAAGATGCTGGTTACCTGCGCCAGGACGGAAAGACCCCATGGAGCTTTACTCCAGTTTGATACTGGGATTCGGTACTGTCTGTACAGGATAGGTGGGAGGCTAGGAAATGGTGACGCCAGTTGCCATGGAGCCAACCTTGGGATACCACCCCTGCAGTACTGGGTTTCTAACCTGCAGCCGTGACCCGGCTGGGGGACAATGTCTGACGGGGAGTTTGACTGGGGCGGTCGCCTCCGAAAGAGTATCGGAGGCGCTCAAAGGTTCCCTCAGAACGGTTGGAAACCGTTCGAAGAGTGCAAAGGCAGAAGGGAGCTTGACTGCGACACCGACGGGTGGAGCAGATACGAAAGTAGGACTTAGTGATCCGGTGGTATAAAGTGGGATTGCCATCGCTCAACGGATAAAAGCTACCCTGGGGATAACAGGCTTATCACTCCCAAGAGTTCACATCGACGGAGTGGTTTGGCACCTCGATGTCGGCTCATCGCATCCTGGAGCTGTAGCAGGTTCCAAGGGTTGGGCTGTTCCAAGGGGCTGGGCTGTTCGCCCATTAAGCGGTACGCGAGCTGGGTTCAGAACGTCGTGAGACAGTTCGGTCCCTATCCGGCGTGGGCGTAGGATATTTGAGAGGAGCTGTCCTTAGTACGAGAGGACCGGGATGGACAAACCTCTGGTGTATCTGTTGTTTTACCAAAGGCATGGCAGAGTAGCCAAGTTTGGCAGGGATAAACGCTGAAGGCATCTAAGCGTGAAGCCCCCCTCAAGATAAGATATCCCATCTTCGGAGTAAGACCCCTTGAAGACTACAAGGTTGATAGGCTTTGAGTGTAAGTGTGGTAACGCACTGAGCTGAGAAGTACTAATAGGTCGAGGACTTATCCTTAGAGGTTTCTAAGAGATAAGCTTTGGAGATACGCGAAAAAGCGGAAGAAAAAAGTTTACTTGAAATGGACAAAAGCTAGACAAAAGATAGAAGTCTTAACAACTTTCTGTGTGAAATTCTGAAGGTACAAAAGTAAAGAGTACCAGGAAAATTTAACGCTGCAACAGGTGTTAAATTTTTTCTGTATATAGGGATTGGTCAAATGGTATGATAGGGGTCTCCAAAACCTTTGGTGGGAGTTCGATTCTCTCATCCCCTGTTTGTTAAGCGTCAGAAACCTTGGATTTACAAGGCTTCTGGCGTTTTTATTTATATAAGAAAAGTTGACTTAGCCGTACGGCTTATTGTATAATCAGAACTATACAAAATTAGCCGTACGGCTTATTTGCAAAGCGTATATATATAATTTAGCCGTACGACCATATGATGCGTATGAAGTTATGTGTTGATAATTTGATATAGAAAGACGAGGAATATGTATGAAAATAATAGATTCAAAATCTTTGGGTGAGGCAATCAGAATAAGAAGAAAAGAACTGAAATACACTCAGGCTTATATAGCAGAATTTACAGGATTTAGTGTAAGTTTTATTTCAGATTTGGAAAGAGGTAAGGCTACAGCAGAAATCGGAAAGGCAATTACAATTATCAATTTACTGGGAATGGATATTCTCGTAGAAAAGAGAGGTTAGAATATGAGAAATTTGGGGGTTTGGATAGAGATTGGTGGCTTGCAGACATATGTAGGTCGTATAATTGGAGAAAAAGAAGAAGATGCTAGATTCTCATATGCAGAAGAGTATTTATCTGGTAACATAGCCAGACCGATATCAATACATTTGCCATTATCTGAAAACGCATTTTCCGTTGATGATACAAGGAATTTTTTTGAAGGTTTGTTACCTGAAGGATTTACCAGAAGATGTGTGGCTGGGTTATTGCATACAGACGCAAATAATTATCTGTCATTATTAGCCGGGTTAGGTAACGAGTGTCTGGGAGCAATAAAAATTACAGATGAGAATAACGAAGTAGTAAATGCAGATTATCAGAAATTGACAATTGATGAGGTTAGTCAGTTGGCAAGAGAAGGAGCAATGGAGACTGCGGAGTTAGTCACAAAGTCACATTTGTCACTTACAGGAGCATCTGGAAAGGTTGGGTTATATTATGATGAAAATAATAAGCCTTGATTTTACTACAGTTTTGGCAAGTGAGCTTTCCCTTAGACTTTCCCTTATGTTATATCCTTTTCCCTTGTGTTACGACACCTCATAAGGGCAAAAACAAGGGAAGCAAAATCCGGTAACAGCTAATAACATTATATAAATCACATAATCGGCTGGAACTGGTCAAGATGCTTCTACAACTGAAACAGATAAGAGAAAGGACTTTGCAATATGAATATCGTTCATGCAGAATATAATAAATATCACAACATCATAGACATCAATTATTACAATGGCTACATACTTCGGATTGACTGTGGCAAGGCAGAAGATGGATTGATTACTACTCCTAACTCTCAACGAATGTTGGATGCACTGGCGATTGACAATCCACTAGAATATGCCCGTTTGTATCTTGATTCAGAAATGCAAGATTGGGTGAATGCGATGAATATGGAATGGTATAGCACTTGATAAAAGAACATAAAAATGAGAAGAAATCTGTCAAAAGTATTTCTATAAAATACGATATTTCTTTAGCCCTTCCATAAATAATGAAATAGAGCCGATAACTCACAATCGAAATAACGAGTGATTCATCGGCTCTATATTTTATGGTTATGGATATCATGAGTATCGCTTTATATGCAATTGCTATTTTGTTAATTCCCAATATTTATGACCCATAAAGAAGATTGTTAATTCGTTTTGATCTACTTCTATCTCAAAATTCACGCTATTATCTCTCTGTTCCACAAAAATCATATTTGAGGAAGATATGCTATATAATGCATTGCCACAGGTAATACCCAATTCGGGCATATCTTTGTTTACAACAAGTCCTCCATTTTCTTGAAAGGTAAACACTTCCTCTGCATTTGCATTCTTCCATGTACCAATAATATTTTTTTTATTCTGAATGTGCTTTATTTTTCCAACACATACAACGATAAGTATAGCTACACTTACAATTAAAGCAATGCCTACAACACTCTTTGCCAATTTCTTTTTATTCAATTTCTATTATCTCCATTTTTAGTTTCTTTAAGATTGAATGATTCCATATTGCTTAATTCAGTATCTCCATGAATTTCTAACATTGATACGCTTCTCACAGGAAATAGAATAGGAGAGATTCATTCATAAATAATTAAATCATTCATACTTACCTGAATTTGTAATGTTTTTCCATATTTTCTCATAATTATCTACTATAGTTTTTTCTGAGGTCAAAAATGCAAACATAGATATACTTGAATAGAGAGTTTCCGCCGAATCAAAAACCACACAACTTTCATCATGAGTTAGATTTCTCTTTGAATATATTTCCGATACAGGCATAAATGAATTTTCTTCCTCTTTGGTGTATTTATACCCATCAATACATCCTAGATTTTTTAAAAATATTAAATAAGTATCTTCGGTCTTCAGATATTGCCATCCGTTAGTGTAAAATTCTTCACCTCTAACAAATGATACAGGTTCTATAATGTAAATACAGTCACCTACTGAAAGATTAGCAGAATTATCCTTATAGATTTCCTCTATTTTTACCATTGTTTTTGTTGATCGTAAACTCATTTCACGAGAATTTGTTACAGTTATACGAGCTATTAAAGAAGAATCTTTTTCCATATCATCCAATGAGTAATTACTTTCATTGTTAAAGTAAGAAGTTTTCTGCCCTCCTGTATAGAAAATTTCCATAGCTGTATTTTCTGATAAAGCAATATCAGGATCATGAACCCCTGTAGTTGTTTTTATCCCAGTCTTTCCATAGAATAAGGCTGTCACCATACAAATGATTACAACACAGATAGTTAATACAAATTTCTTCATTACATCAACTCCTTAATTTTACCAAATTCCATGCATATCTTCTCATCCGCTAATATTTCAATATCTTCTTTATTATGGCTTGTCAGTATAGTAATGGTATCATTCTTTTTTTCTTCCAATATACGTTCACGAAATAAATCAATGCTATGCTGATCCAATGCGTTAGTTGGCTCATCCAAAAGCAAAATTTTTGGATGTTCCATCAGTGCTTGACAAAGAGCTAGTTTTTGACGCATTCCTAATGAATATTTATTTACTTTTTTCTTTGATTTGGGATCAAGACCAAAGTATATCATTATTTCATATATTTCTTCATCTGATACAATTCCTTTTATATTGGAAAGCATTTTCAAATTTTCAAATCCTGAATACATACTCCAAAAAGAAATATTTTCAATAACAGCTCCTAAATCTGGTAAAACATCCATATCTTTATGTAATGCCTTGTGATTATATTTTATGTATCCTTTGTCTGTATTTATAAAACCTGCAATGGCTCTGAGTAGCATTGTTTTACCTGAACCATTTTTACCATATATTCCATATATTTTACCAGATTCAAATGTATAACTGATATCATCAAGCACTTTTTCACCTTTAATTGACTTTGAAATAGATTTTACATATAAATTCATGGATATCATTCACCTCACAATATTTGTTTTTCGCAAAGAAATTTACCTATCCACACCAAAACAGCGGATGATATAACTGAAATGAGACAGCTTGACTTAAAATTCAATAAATCTATATTGCTTGTAGTCCATTCGTAATTTTCTTCGACATAATATATAATAAGCTTGTTATGCCAATTAAATAAAGGAATATGTAGCAAGGAATAATGCCAAATTTTCCATATAACATTTCCCATTGAAAAATAAAATCCACACACCATTACTGGAATAAAAAATACAATAAATGCAACGATGTATCCTATAATTGAATCTTTCCAAAATGAAAACAAATAACTAATCATTTGCAAATGAAAAATCTCTATCAATAGCATAAAAATAACTTTGAAATCTTCTAAGCCATTAGAGGTATGCTCTACAAAAAGAAAAAACAAATAATCGGAAACAACTACAATACAGTCACGTAATATCATTTTTATTAATATATCCTTATAAATTATGTGTTTTTTCCCATAACGAGGAAGTAGAATTACCATGTTATCATTTGCATCATTAAATAAGTCCATTGTAAGATAACAAATCTCAAGGATAAACAAAATCGCAAAAAATGATAAAGATATAAGGTCAAACGAATGATCTATTAGTATTCCCCCAAAATATATTTGTGAACGTACTCCTTCTGTTATTGTAACCAGACTATTATGAAACCCCAAGTACACATTAGCATAAAAATATCTAATTACAAATGTTATAAGTGATACTAGTAAGCATTTTCCAACATTAACATTCAAAATTTTTTTCTTATATAACTTCATAATTTTTTATTTTTCTCTGTATAATGCCAATACTTAATCCAAAAATAAGCAATATCAGAACAATTTCTCCTATTATATTTCCATGAACATTAGGCATAATATAACCTTGTATAGAGAATTCATTTAGCCCAAAGACAGAAACAATCAAATTAAAAACAATATAGAATATAAACAAAGCACCAGGTATCTTTGCGAAATATAGAACTTTCATTTTGTTATAATATGAAAGAGCATAAGCTAAGATAGCTAATCCCGAGCCAAAAATTCCGTAATTAAAAATGTATATTAGATTATATAAAGTTGGATGTTGCAATCTCACCATATCAAGAAAATTGTCAGCGTTATATGATACCAAACCTATAGCGTAATCAGGTTCTCCCCAAGCACTGTCATATCCATGTATTGGATATGTCAAGTGGCATAATAATAAATTTATGAGCATTGGTATTGTTATTGTCAAAAAGGTTACAATCAGAATGCCAAATAATTTTCCTGCTAAATATTTCTTTTTCCCGATTCTTTGAATAAGTAGGATTGAACTATTGCTTTTTTCTTCTCTTATTAAGGAAAGTGATGCAATAATTGTTGCATAAACAGGCAATAACAGATACATTATATATGGAATATATGCCGCTTCAGTGCCCTGTAATACGAAATTTTCATTTGCTGAACGAATAAATTGATAACTTTTTCCTATATCATTTTTTACACATAAAATATACGAAGCAATATTTAAAATCATTAGAGCAATAAAAACAACTTTATATTCTGCACGATCAATACAATGTTTGATTTCTATAAGAACCATTTTTTTCATAATCTTTACCAAAAGGGCATAAACCCACGAAGAGGTTTATGCCCATCCCTTCTGTTATCTAAAATCTACATTTCCACTTACAAATGCAGTTGATAATTGAGATTGATAATTTTCCATTCCCATACCGACCTGTGTGTTAGTAGAATTATAACCGCTCTTGGTAAAGATTAAATTACAAGATCCTGTTCCAACACCCTGCTTATACTTATTAGATATTTTACTCTTGCTGTTATTGACAGCCCAGAAATTTGCGTAAGAGGTATTGGTAATTGCTGTTACCTCATTTGTGATGTAATCATCGGATGTTGTTTTTGCATGCATAGAGGTAAAGTTATTAGTCTTATTCAGTTTAAGTGCATAAGCGGTGTAAGATGCCGCCTGAGAATATGCTGCTGAAGAAAGAAATACACATCCTGCACAAAACAAACCAATACCTACTTTTGCAATCTTCTGTTTTAAACTTTTTAACATCATAGTCAATTCCTCCCAATCTTATTTTTTTAACTGCGTTGGTACTTTTGGTTCATACAACAAACCACGGCACAATGAATTTGCATTACTTCGAGCAATAGCAGTCACTGCCTGAAGTACGAGACGGGCACTTTTCTGGGGTGCCTTGTTTACTTGCTTATTGTCCATCGTTTTCACCCCCCTCCTTAATTGTCTGACAATTACAGACAACTTTATTTGTTTACCATGGTATGTGCTTAATATAACAGAGTATTTAATTTTTTCAATCCCTCTATGCACGAATGGTAGCCCAACATGCACGAACTGTTCTACATATAGGTATAAAACCGAAAAGATGGCAGATAGGTTAAGCACCTACCTGCCATCTTTAATCTATATATTTCAGAAATAATGATTAATTATTGTCAGTCTCATATATAGATTTATAACGCTCTCGATCAACTGGAATAATCTCATTATCATTAGCATCTTTATATGTAATAAACTCATCGTATTCTGTAACTGATTTTTCCTCTGAGACAGAATTAATAGAATACATATTCGAATCGTTACACATTACATTTGAATTTGGACCAGAAATTAGTAACGAACCATCCTCTTGTGCATATGCCAAAAAGATATAAATGGAATTTTCGGAAGGCAGTGAATCATTCTCAAACAGATAAATAGCATCTTGTTTTTCTGAAATTCCGCCTTGTTTAACAATAGGAATAGGTTTATCTGTAATAAGTTCACCTTTTATATTTTCGAGAACCTGAATAGTATAATTAGTGTAAGGCGAACCGACCTCCTTAGGATTTCCTTTTTCATCTTCAGTCGTTATAACATTTCGATACTCGGTTCCATCGCAACTGACAACCTTTGCTACAAATACGTAATCACAGATACCAACAGCTTCGCGAATGTTATCAGTATCATATACAAAAGATGCGTGCATCTGGTGGATTGGCAAGTTAGATACATTTGTATTCAGTTGACTTGCATTATTTTTGGATGCACATCCTGTAAAAAACATTCCTACGATAAGAACAATAGACAAAATACCATAGATACTTGATTTTTTCATAGCGTTCTCCCTCCCCTAATAATTATTATATGCGGCATCATATGAATCTTTATCATTTTGAGATAATGCCTGCGTACTAGTATGTCCCGTAATTGCTGCATCCATAACATCTGTTGAAGTACTGTGATCCAACCCTAATGCATGTCCCAATTCATGTGTCGCTACATTCTGTTTTTTACTATTACTATAACCGCTCATATAATAGGTATTGAGTTCAATTTTACCACTAGAATATGTCATGCCTGCCCATCCATTCGAAGCATTGACATCGCTTACGTATACATCTTCTACAACAAAAGCACTGTCTTTTCTGATTACTCCAGATTTATATGCATTCCATGTGGCAGCCCCAGTGTTAATATAACTCATGTAAGTGCTGTTTCCGTCATAGTCTAGATGTTTGCCAGAATCAACAAGATCCCATGTTTGTACATAAGCTTGTGCAAATGCCGTAATAGGAAATAGCATTGCTATAGCCATTAAAGTTATAATGCTATACAATAAATGATTTTTTAAAACAGATTTTTTAAATGCATACTCCTTCACTCCTTTTCAATCATGTAACAACGGTTATCTTCAATTATTCTTAAAGGTTATCTTTATGAAAATTGAAACGCAACACATACTAGTACACATTATATATCCTGTTAATATTCCTAAAGTACGACATCTTATCATCTCCACTCCATATTATAGATTCTCAGAATACTTAAGATGTAGTAGTATACCTTGAATATAACAAAATCTTTATACTTTTCAATACCTCTATGCATGAATGGTAGCTCACTATGCACAAACGGTAGCATATTATGTTGTGTACCTACTTTATTGATGATAAAATATGACGGAGAATGATTAAAGGAAGTGGTAGCTATGCTATATATTGACTCAATATGGGAATATATTGTTAATTTCTTAGAACTGGCATTGTTTATAATATTTATCCATAAAAAATTGCGTATTCGAGCAAATTATAAACATCAAGCAGTTTTGATGTTTCTTTTCGTATCATTTCAGTTTGCTGTGTTATGCACGCTGAATAAAATGGGAATATCATCCTACAGCACTTTGATGTCATCTTGTGTTTTGGACATTGGATATGCAGTATTGTTCTATCGTGATAGTATAATTCGCCGTATCTTTTGGGGCTTTTCGTATTCCATCATTTGCTTAGTTGCAGAACAGATTTCGTTCTTTATTCCCGTTACTCTTTATAAAGGAGCGTCTCTGGAGCTATTATTAGGTGGAACATTACGGAAGCCATATACCATGTTATATTTGGCAATGATAGCTGTTTTTGTCTTGTTATTTCATTCTATTGGAAACAAAGACATATCTCTTTCACCGTTCCAAAAAGTTGCATATATTTTCATCGCAATTTCTGGACTTGCAATCGGGCACTACATATTAAGGCTGACTTTGGAATCTGTTGATAAATTTGGTGATTCATCCTTTTCAGCTAGGCTATCATTGGTTGACTTGTTTTTTATTATTTTATTTTTAGTATTGATGCTATACATATACCAGCTAGGTTATTCAAAAGAAGAAAACATACGATTACTGGAAGAACAAAAGATTTATGAGCTGGAAAGGACTGAGTTCAATAGCTTATCTGAGACAACTGAACGATTACGAAAAATGAAACATGATATGCAGATTTATGTGGATGTAATCAACGTATTAGCAAAAGACAAGAAATGGGATGAACTTATAGCATATACAGAGCAATACCATAACACTCTTGCAACTACGCAAAGTGCCATAGCAACGGGAAATATTGCTATTGACTGCATACTTACCGCAAAACTTGATTATGCTGAAAAACACGGAATTAAGACAGAATATTCTATTATGGCTCCTGAAAATTTTCCGCTTGATTCTGTTGAGCTTTCATCCATACTTGGAAATATATGGAATAATTCCATTGAAGCAGGAGAAAGACTTATAATCTCTGATCCAACCGAGCATCCATACATTTATTTTTATATTAAACCTTACCAGAATATGATACTGATTCACATTGAAAATAATTATGATGGTGTGATAAAAGGTAGCATTGATGGAGACATTTTGAGTGTTAAACAAGGAAAAGAACATGGACTTGGGATAAGACGAGTAAAAGAGCTTGTAGAAAAGGCAGATGGCGTATTGCAGATTACATCTGATAACAAAATTTTTTCCGTACATATTATGATACCGGATAAGGAGAATAACAAACTACTATGAAAATGAAAATAACCATACTTGAAGATTCTGTGATCGAATCAGAACGGCTGAAAAATGGAATAAGAAAATACGGGCAGCAATATGATTGGGATATTGAAATTGACGAATACGAATCGGGCGAAGAATATTTTTCAAAAAATTCTGAAGGCACAACTATACAGGCTTCAGCATTTTTCCTTGACATACAAATGGGGCAAATGAATGGAATTGAGGTTGCTAAACGCCTTCGTGAATCTGGTTATCAAGGTATTATTGTATTTTTAACAGCTTTTAGAGAATATGTATTCCGAGGATATGAAGTCAGAGCTTTAAACTACTTGCTAAAACCCGTCAAGGAAAATACTCTTTTTCTGTGTTTGGATGAAATCGCGAAGGAGTTATCTAATAATACCTACATATACCGAAACAAGCAGGAAATTGTAAGTATTCCCTATGCAGATATATTGACATTTTCGAGCAGATTACATTATGTGGATATATTGACCGTAGACGGCAAATGCTATGAACAAATGTCTACCCTAAATAAGATTATTGTCCATTTGCCAAGTGAATTTATCCGAACCCATCGTTCTTATATTGTAAATATGGCACATATCTATCGTATTACATCAGGAACGATTGAATTGTCAAATCATCTAACTACACAAATCGCACGTTCTTATTCCAAAGACGTGATAAGTGCTTTTGCCAAATATACAACAAGATTTGATACAAGCGGGGATTTTGAATGATTACGAAGTGGGCTACATCTATTGCTAATAAGTTAGCAGAACTATCCGGGGAGGATGTTTCTGCGGATCAATTAGAAATATACATATATGGCTTAGAATGTTTTTTGAATACTTTTATAACCATAGTGTTATTGTTCGTATGGGGAGTTTTATCACATACACTCGGCTATACCCTAATTTGGGTAATTACCTTTTCATTGTTACGACATTATACCGGAGGTGCCCATGCTCCAACGCAGTTAACATGTATCTTAGGCAGCTTTTTTCTCGGTTGTCTTGATAAGTGGGCTATAATCTATTTAAAGCCAACTGTACTAGGATATTTGATACTTGTCCTTATGTGTATATTATTTGCACCTATAAGTAACCATAAAATATGTTTAACCACCAAACAAAAATGGATACATAAACTTATTTCTGTGATAATTGTTAGCATTGGATTTCTGCTGTTTTATAAAATTGGAAACACGAAGATGAATACCACATTGTTTTATTCCTTTTTCTGCGTAATCATTCTTATGATAGTCGAAACAATTAAAAATCTAATGAGACACTTTAAATAGCAGGATGACTTTTCATAAATATTCAAAAAAGATAAAGAATTTGATGGTCTTTATCTTTTTTGAATTTAATTAGATTATCTAGCTCCTCTGTCTGATGGCGAACGATAGTTAAAATCTCTGTCCTGTTCCCGTTTCTGAACTTCTGCCTGTTTTTCTGCCAGCTTTCGATGGATTGAGTTTTCTCCATACTTGGAGTTCCATTCCTTGTTTGCTTTGACATAGGATTCATACTCGGACTTGCCTTGTTTATAGACTTGCAGGAACGCATCTACCGTTGGATATTTGTAATCCTGCACGATATGGGATAATCCCTGCTTCATAATCTTAATCGTTTCTGCGTATTTGTTAGACTGTGCCTGCAATTCCTTTCGTTTCTTTCCTTGGAATAATCCTGTACAGTTCTTCAAATCCTCGTCAATAAGGTCTTTTTTCACTTCCTGCGTATGAATGGCTCTGTTTTGTCGTTTAAGTTTCTCCATAATCTCTTCAAGTCGCATCTCATAATCGTGTGCCAGCTCAGACATTCTTGGTCTTGGCGGAATAACGGTCTTTTCTGCGGTAGTAGTAGCAGGTGCTTTGAATGGTTGGGTCACAGCAGGAATTGTCTGATTGTCTGTCTGTGTAACGGATGGAGCTGGTTGTTTCTCTTGTTTTTCATTTCTTCGCTCCATAAGGTCGGAGATTCTGGCTTTCTGTTGTTCCTGTTTCTGTATCAGCAACTTTATGAGTTCTTTTAACAGCTCGATTGCCCGAAAGATAATCATAAACAAAAGCTCCGGATGATTGCCATACTTGTGAATGGATTCCTTAATCGGAGTTGAAATCTGTTCCTGCTTTACCTTTAAGATTTCCTTTCGCTCCATCCCCGATACCAAAGCGTGATCCACAGTACGATTCCAGTCCTGTATGACCTTATTATTGAGTGTAATCTTATCTGCCTTTGGATTGTTCTTACCGATTTTCTTAGTGGCAAGATAGACATCCCCACGCTTGAATGCAGACAGCTTTTCTTTCTCATCTTTGACAAGTCCGTTGATGACATCGGTATAAAATACCTTGACCTCATCTAAGAAATGTTCCTGCTTAAAGCGAGCGTCCTTGATGGTAAACATCTGTCTTTCGTAGACCTCACCTTTCTTGATCACCTTACACCTTTTACGGATAGTTCCATTCTCGTCTAGGATTTCTTTCTTGGTACGAACATGATTACCTTTCTCATCATAGAACATATTTCTGGTGGCAATCTTTTCTATCGGTTCGTCAAGATAATTTCGTTCTGCAAAGATAAGATGGATATGATAATTCGTCTTTCGTTTGTTATGATGGAGTGCTGCAATACAATCAACACCATACCGACTTTTGAATTTATCCGTCATATATTTTAATAGTCCGTCTGGCGGATAATCCACAAAGGATTCCGGCAGGGCAATGATAAATTCTCTTGCTTCGATACATTTTCCCTCTGTACCGCTTTTCTTAAATTCTGCCTGATTGCACTTGGCAAGTTCTGTCCAAAATTTTCGGTCTGTGGTTTCATATACCGCATAGAGATTTTCCTGTTTTTTGTCACTGGAGATATAATAGATTCTTCCACGAACATTATGGAGCTTTGACATCTGCACAAATGAATTTCTTGGCATAGCGATTTCCTCCTTTCCCAGTTTTGATTTTGGAAAAGAGGACAGATAAGATAGATGAGATGTGAGTAGTAAACTTTCCCTGTGAGCGAGTGCATAGGCACTCGTCTTGCGAACACATCCGCCTTGTGGCGGCTAAGCCTCGCAGAGCGAAATACACAGAGTACAAAACGAAGTTTTGTGCGATGGGTGTATTTCGCTCTCAAACGCCGAGGGCTTGCTTATGAAGTTCACTTTTAGCTGTAACTGTTCCCTCAGCACCTAATTTTGTGCCTTTAATGGCACACTTTTTATGTGCCGTATCCGGCACTCCCTTTTCTTAACAGAAATGCTAGAAGATTGCTATGAAAATCAGCGAAACAATAGACGAATCCGTTAGCACTTTTGCCTTAACAATAGCATTGTTCTATTATTCAGACTTTTTAGCAAAAACCGTAGAAACAGTAGAAGTCTGCTATTAAAATCGAAAAAACAATAGCACGATTCGTTAGCATTTTTGCCCTGACAATAGCATTGTGTTACTTCGCTTACTTTTAAACTGTGTCTGGCAAGGAAGTGGTAGTAAAAGTTCCTATTAAATTTCATTTTTAATAGTGCATTGTTTTATTACATTTTGATTTTAATAGAGCTTTTTACTATTAACTCTTTGAAAATGTACCCCATAGATTGGACACTCAAAATCATAGTAGCGTACACTTTTTGTCATAGGTCGGACAGCTTTTTTCATAGCTACACTTGGTATGACTTCTCACAGCACTTTTTGTAAGTTGGGTGGACTTGTCCTACCAGTCGGCTTCACTTGGGTGGATGGTTGCACCCACTTCATTTTCTGGCTTGGGTGGACTATTCATAACACCTTTTGCATCTTGGGTGGACTTGTCCTACCAACAAGCTATAACTGGGTGGACGATTGCACCCATTCACATCCATCTTGTCCTCATTTTCCAAAAGTTCTGGTTGTATCTGAGGACTTGTCCGTGATATAATCTATTTGCGTGTAGGTATATCATGGCTTTTAGTCAGATACATACCAGAGGGATGGTCTTAGGACTGTCCCTTATTCATTTTTCATTGTTCCCTTGACCGCTTTTACTGCGTGTCTGTCTCGTAAATCCTTCCCCTCATTGAGAATCAGAAACTCGTCTAATCGTTCCCTGCGGATTAAGATTTTTCTTCCCACTCTAAGGATAGGCAGCTTTTCCCATTCCACAAGATTTCTAAGAGTGTTTCTTCCGATACCTGTATAGTCGGCAGCTTCTTCAATGGAGAGAGCAAACTTTAATTCTGTCATTCGATCACCTCATTCCTGCGTAGGATTACAAGTCTTGTATATCAGAGGATGTTCCTTTTTGAAGAAAGGATTAGCCTTTTTTAAAACTTGCGTTACGCAATTCTGATTAAAGTATATATCTTTTATAACGCTATGTCAAGCCTTACGAAATTCTATCATCTTTTATAGAATTGCGTATTGCAATATATCGTGTTATGTGGTATAGTAATGACATACCGAAAAAGGAGGTTCGCAAGTATGTTAAAAGATAAAGAATTGCGAAAGACAATCGGTAGCAGAGCAAAAAGCCGTAGACAGGAGTTAGGATTGAACCAGCCTTATGTCGCTGAAAAAATGGGCGTGACAGCCTCAACCATTCAGAGATACGAAGCAGGAACGATTGATAACACCAAGAAAATGACCTTAGAAGGTCTGGCAGATGCACTTCATGTATCTGTGGAATGGCTGAAAGGTGAGACGGACGAATACGAAACAGACATTACGGATAAAAGAGAATTACAGATTCGTGATGTGATGACTTCCATTCTGAATAAGCTCCCTTATGATATGGAACAGTCCGAAAGTGATTTTTCCAAAGACCTGCTACTACTGATGTTACGGGAATACGAGCTGTTCGTGGATTCGTTCCAGTTCGCTTGTAAGAATTTCAAAGGAAATACAGATAACAAAATGCTCGCCCAGACAATGGGGTTTGAATCCAATAAGGAATACAATGAGATTATGTTCCTTAGAGAAATCACCCACACCGTCAACGCATTGAACGATATGGGCGATATTGTAAGACTGTATTCTAAGAATCCTGAGACAGCGAAAAATCGACTAGCCAATCTTTTATCAGAAAAAGATCCCGATTCGGTATAGATAGGCAGACGGAGCTATGATATACTTACACGCAAGAAGCATTTCACCAGTTCCGATTGCCGATATCGAAAGGAGAAACGATTATGGCAAAAGGTTCTGTAAGGAAGAAAGGCAAGAAATGGTACTACCGCTTTTATGTGGAGGATGCAAGTGGTAACTTGGTTCAGAAAGAATTTGCAGGTACGGAGAGCAAATCAGAGACAGAGAAAATGTTACGCAAGGCTATGGAGGATTATGACGCAAAGAAATTTCTAGCCAAAGCGGACAACCTCACACTCGGACAGATGCTAGATGTATGGGCAGAGGAAGATTTGAAAACGGGTTCACTTAGCAACGGTACAGTCGGTAACTATTTACAGGCAGTAAACAGGATTAAACAACACCCAATCGGAAACAGAAAACTAAAGACAGTCACTTCGGAGCATTTGCAGAAGTTTATGGATTTACTTGCATTTGGCGGTGAGGAAGGAAATTTTAAGTCAAAGGGTTACACCATCGACTATATCCGTTCTTTCCACGCAGTCCTGCAACAGTCCTTCCGATTTGCAGTCTTTCCAAAGCAGTACATCACATTCAATCCAATGCAGTATGTGGTAATGCGTAGGAAAGCCGAGGAAGATGTGGATTTGTTTTCTGATAATGATGAGGATGCAGAGGTTATCAACCCGATTACACCAGAGCAGTATCAAACGCTTATGGAGTATCTGGAAGAAAGAAACAAGCCTGCTGTCCTGCCGGTACAGATAGCGTACTACACAGGTCTTAGACTTGGAGAGGTATGCGGACTGTCTTGGAGTGACATTAACTTTGAGGAACAGTATCTGACAGTACGAAGAAGTGTCCGTTACAACGGAGCAAGGCACAAGACCGAGATTGGTCCGACAAAGCGAAAGAAAGTCCGTATCGTGGATTTCTGTGATACGCTCGCTGACATCTTAAAGAAAGCGAAAAAGGAACAGAGAAAGCAGGTATTCAGTTACGGAGAACTCTATCAGAGGAACTACTACAGGGAAGTTAAGGAAAAGAATCGTATCTACTATGAGCTTTATCATTTGGATGGCACAGAGGACATTCCGCTTGATTACAACGAGATTGACCTTGTATGTATCAGACCGGACGGAGCATACGAAGCCCCTGCAACGGTTGAGACAGCTTTAAGGACAGCAAGGAAACGATTGTCGGAGCTTGATGATAATTTCCACTTCCACACCCTGCGACACACTTATACCACAAACCTGCTCTCAAATGGAGCAGCACCAAAGGATGTACAGGAATTACTTGGACACTCGGATGTAAGTACCACTATGAATGTCTATGCACACGCTAACCGAGAAGGTAAGCGAAACTCAGCCCGACTACTTGATAAGGTGGTTGGAGAATAAAATCGAATAAGAAAAACTTTCCCTTGTAGATACCTCATAAGGGCAAAAACAAGGGAAAAGGATACATATAGAGTGGCAAGGCATACCGGTAGACGAACACACCCTGACAACCTCCATCAGCCGGATTCGCAGCAAGATCGAATCCGACGGCGGCGCGCCCTACATCAAGACCGTTTACGGCATGGGTTATCAATGGACGGGAGGCGAGGCAAAATGAAGTTTCAAAACCTCTCGGTAAAGCGGCTGTTTGGTCGGGTGGCAATGGGGCTTGCCCTCTCCATGTCCGGGATCACCATAGCCCTTTTTCTTGTGACAAAACAGACGGCGGTGCTGCTGACGGGCGGGGCGCTGCTGTTGTGCGCCCTTGTAGGGATTTTTGTACTGACGCAGGCGTTTGGAAAACGGTTATCACAGTTTACCGCTGACCTGTGCCAGACCTTAGACCACATGATTGCCGGAAATGAAGCGCCCCAGCGGCCAGAGGACAGCGAAACCCAGCTTGCCAGAATCGGACACCGGCTGGCAAGGCTTTACCAGATCATGCAGGAGAACCGTCGCCGGGTGGACGAGGAACGGCAGGAGTTACAGACCCTTGTATCGGATATTTCCCATCAGGTGAAAACGCCGGTAAGCAATCTGAAAATGGCGACGGACACCCTGCTGGAAAAGCCTATGGCCGAGGCAGAGCGCACCGACTTTATCCGGGGAATCCGCAGCCAGACGGATAAGCTGGACTTTCTCTTTCAGGCCCTTGTGAAAACCTCCCGTCTGGAAACAGGCGTGATCCAGTTGGACAAGAAACCGGGCCGCCTCTTTGATACCGTGGCACAGGCCATGAGTGGGATCGTGTATGCAGCGGAGAAAAAGGAAATCGCCGTGTCCGTGGACTGCCCGGAGGATTTGACCGTTTCCCATGACAGCAAATGGACATCGGAAGCCCTCTTTAACCTGCTGGACAATGCGGTGAAGTACACCCCGGCAAGCGGGAAAATCGCTGTGTCTGTGGTGCTGTGGGAAATGTATGTGGAAATCAAAGTGACCGACACTGGCAAGGGCATTTCCGAAAGCAATCAGGCCGCTATCTTCCAGCGCTTCTATCGTGAGGAAGAAGTACACGAACAGCAGGGTGTGGGCATTGGCCTGTATCTGGCCCGCGAGATCGTAATGCGGCAGGGCGGCTATATCAAAGTGGTTTCGGAGCCGGGCAAGGGTTCGGAATTTTCCATTATGCTTCCCTTGCGTTGAGAGAAACTTTCTGCTTCGGGTCAAGTTGGCCCGAAGTGCAGAGATAAAATGAAATGTCCGAGCGTTGTAACATTTCACCTCAATTTTCAATGAGTTTTTTTAGCCGCTGTAACATTTCGCGGACATTTGGGTTTTACAATACACTTATCAACAGGTAGGAAGCCTTGAAAGGAGTTTTGAATATGAGCGTTTTACAGACGATTGACCTGAAAAAGTATTACGGTACAGAACCGAACATTACCCGCGCCCTTGACGGCGTAAATTTCTCCGTGGAGGACGACGAGTTTGTGGCTGTTGTGGGAACCTCTGGTAGCGGCAAGTCCACCCTGCTTCACATGATGGGCGGGTTGGACACTCCCACCAGCGGAACCGTGATTGTCCGAGGCGAAGAACTGGCAAAGAAGAACGACGAGCAGCTTACCATCTTTCGCCGCCGCAACATCGGCTTTATCTTCCAGAACTATAACCTTGTTCCCATCCTGAATGTGTATGAGAACATTGTCCTGCCGGTGGAGTTGGACGGGGACACGGTGGATCAGAAGTTTTTGGACGAAATTGTTCACCTACTGGGGCTGGAAGATAAACTGAAAAATATGCCGAACAATCTATCCGGCGGACAGCAGCAGCGTGTGGCGATTGCCCGCGCTCTGATTACCAAACCGGCTATTGTGCTGGCCGATGAGCCAACCGGTAACCTTGACAGCAAGACCAGCGCCGAGGTGCTGGGACTTATCAAGCGCACCAGCGCGGAGTTCCGGCAAACCGTTGTAATGATTACCCACAATGACGACATAGCCCGCATTGCAGATCGGATTGTCCGCATTGAGGATGGCAGGATTGTGGAATAAGGAGGTGGCAAGCTATGACATGGCCTTTTGAAAATGATACCAGTGACATTGAAAAGAAGCTGGCAAAGCGCAGTTTGCATCGTGAACGGCAGCGTAATTTATTTGCAATCATTGCTCTTGTGCTAACTGCATTTATGATAACTGCGACATTCAGTATTGGTTTTAGTTACTTTGAAACCTACCAAATGCAACAAATCCGCTTAATGGGAACTACCGCAGATGCCGGAATCACAAATGTAACAGAAAATCAGTTGGTTGAAATTTCAAAATCAAACCTTGTCCTTGACGTAGGTATACAGCAGCGTTTAGGCAGTGTTGATACAGAGCAACTGCATAATGCGAGATTAGGTATGGTTTGGATAGATGATACCGAGTGGGGAACCCACCGTCTGCCTACTATATCAAGTGTTGTAGGAAATTACCCATCAAGTAAAAACGAAATTATGCTACCTACATGGGTGCTTGAACAGATGGGCATTTCTGATCCGCAAATAGGGATGGAGATTGTGTTGTCATACCAAATTGGCGATAGCTATGATTATGTCACGGACACCTTTTTGCTGTCGGGCTACTATACGGACTACATTCCAATGCGCACAAATAATCGTGGTTATGTTTATGTTTCATCCGCTTTTAAGGATAGCTTAAATGTATCACTGGATAATAGTGTTACGGCAATGATCCGTTTTCAAGGCAATGATAATGCTGACAAAAACTGTGAAAGATTGCGGCGTGAGATTGACTTTACAGAAGGGCAAACATTTGAAATTGTACCATTAGAACAGGCAAATGGTGGAACTATTATTTTAGCTGTAATAATTTTAGCAGTTTTTATATCCTTTAGCGGCTATCTGCTGATTTATAATATTCTTTATGTCTCTGTCGTAAAAGATGTGCAATTCTATGGCCGTCTTAAAACGATTGGAACGACCCAAAGGCAGATAAAGAGAATTATCTATAAGCAGGCAATCAGAATCTCTTGTATTGGTATTCCGATTGGTCTGTTACTTGGTGCGGTTGTTTCCTTTGGCATTGTTCCTTATTTCCTGAATATGATGTATTCAACAAATTCTGATGTGGGAACAAAAGTATCTTTTTCGCCGTTTATTTTCATAGGAGCGGCCATATTTACGTTCATTACCGTTATGATTGCAAGCATGAAGCCCGCCAAAATTGCCGGAAATGTTTCACCAATAGCAGCACTCCAATATACAGCAGCCAGCACAAAGAGCAACGCCAGAAATTGTAGCAAAATGAAGTTGTCCAGAATGGCATGGAACAATGTCTTTCGTAATGCTAAGAGTACAACCCTTGTTTTTGCATCGCTTTTTTTCGGCATTTCCTTGTTCCTTGTCGTCACAGGGCTATTACATGGTTTAAGCCCGGAGAATTATGTGAGCCAATGGGGAGTAAGTGATTTTGCACTCACATATAGTATCCACGAAAGAGAAGATTTAATTTCCAGCGAAATGGTTTCAGAGATTGGTCAGCTTGACGGCATTGAGAATTTGAGGTTGACCTATGCACCTTATCCTCAAGTAGCAGCAGATGTTGTATATGACGATGCTGTATTTCACGAGTTTCTTGCGTCATTAGACGGAGTAAACGGCATTGATTTTTCTGATCCGGCAAAATTAGAAAATTATCAGCAAAACTTTTTTAGCGGGGTTTTTGGAATTGACAGTGCATATTTGGAAGAAATCAATAAAACCTTAAACTTGCCTATTGACACATCTGCCTTTGAACAAGGAAAGGTTGTGCTGCTGTCCAAATCAGTAGAAGACCTTATTCAGCCGGGGCAGGAAATAACAATCCAGACGCAGAACGGACAGCATTCCTTTATTGTAGCGAACGGTTATTTGAATGAAGGGTTTCGAGCAGGAGGAGGGAATGAGAGAGGGACGGCTCCTGATTTGTATATTAGTCAAACAGCTTTGAAAGAACTCTTTCCGCAATATAGAGTGTTCCGTGTGGCCTTTGATACGGATGGTCAACATGACGAAAGTATACTGCAAGAATTAAAGCAAATCACCGCATCACAAGCTAACATTGATATTATATCCCGATATGAACGGCGAGAAGAAATGCAGGAATATCTCATTACAGCAAAGGTTTTAGGAACAGGGTTGTCCGTGATCCTGCTGCTTGTTGGTGTCATGAACTTTGTCAATACAATGGTTGTCAATATAAATACTCGGCGCTATGAATTAGCTGTTCTTGAAAGCATTGGAATGACAAAGCGACAAATCAAACGAATGCTATTTATGGAAGGTTTCTATTATTGGGGCGTTTCCCTTTCCCTTGCAGTCACCATTGGAACAGCAATCTTCATCTTGCTATATATGATTTTTAGTAAAGTGGCCTATTATGCTGTTTTCTCCTATCCATTTATCCCACTGGTGCTGGTGTCTGGACTGGTGTTGCTAATCTGCCTTATTGTGCCTATATGGGTCTACAAAACTGACGTTAACCTTCCAGTTGTGGAGCGATTGCGGTGACAGAGTGAGTTTAATCAAATAGCAAAATGTGTTTATTTTTGATTACTCTTGGAGAACCAGTCTCTTATCCTGTCAATCAGGTTGACGGCTTTGAATTGACCATTGAAAAGCCCACATGGTCTCCGTTTAAGGGATATACCATTCGCTGGGCTGTTACTGCGAATTCTAAAGAAATCTATTCCTTCGGTGAGGATGGTAGTCCTGGCTTTGAGTATCTCGAACGCCACATTGACAGGCAATGGTATCGTTTGACATATTCGCAGGATATATTTCCTTTTAATAATTTAGAATTCTCATTGGGTGGAGACAGTACGGGCTTGCAGGGAAGTATTGTTCAAAAATATGATTATTATGGAACTCGCTTGGAGGCGGGAACCTATCGTGTAGTATTAGAAATGAAGGCAAAGGACGGAACACCGCATTATTTGGAGGCTGAATTTGATGTTGAGTAAATAAGCAGAAAGACAACTTCCAGTTTGTTGAACTGAATCCGAAAAGCATTAGGGCGCAGAGGAGATAGAATCCTTTGCGTAAAAGACTAACGAACATAATTAATGAAACATCGGAACCATCTTCTTTTTGTTGTTTACCTATAATAACGATTGGAGTAGTCGATTATAGACACTGCAATCAAAAAAATCTGAAAATATATTTATCAACATTACATAAAAGTGTGTAGATGCACATAAAATTGGAATACATATTGAAATTCAGGTCGTTCTGTGATAGAATCTCATTACTAAAAAGTGTGCAGATGCACGGAAATGGGGAGTGTAACGATGGAGATTAAAAGAGACGCTTACCTACAGCAGCTGATCGAGCGAAAAGATAATGGAATGATAAAGGTGATTACCGGCATTCGTAGATGTGGCAAATCCTTTTTGCTGTTTACCATCTTTAAGAGATACTTACTGGAGAACGGCGTTGATGTTGATCATATTATTGAAATTGCATTGGATGGTATTGAGAACGAGGAATTAAGAGATCCCAAGGTATGTCTTCAAGTACATCAAGGATGCCATGAAAGACGACGGGAAGTATTATCTCCTTTTGGATGAAGTGCAGTTCATGCCACGATTTGAGGAAGTGCTGAACAGCCTGCTCCGCATGAGCAATATTGATGTGTATGTCACCGGAAGTAATTCCAAGTTCCTGTCCAGCGACATTGTGACCGAATTCCGTGGCAGAGGTGATGAGATTAGAATCTACCCTCTCTCCTTTGCAGAGTTTTATTCTGTCTATGACGGCGATTATGATGATGCCTGGGATGACTACATGATCTACGGAGGATTGCCGCAGATCGTAAGTTTCCAGAGCGAACGACAGAAAGCGGACTATCTGAAGAACATCTTTGCAAATGTCTATCTGAAGGATGTTATTGAAAGAAATAAGATTCAGAACGTGGATGAGATTGGGATTCTGGTTGATGTGCTTGCATCTGCAATCGGCGCACCGACCAACCCTTCAAAGATTGCCAATACCTTTGCCAGTGAGCGCCAGATGACTTATGCTAATAAAACCATCTCCAAGCATATCGACCATTTGACAGATGCCTTTTTGATTTCCAAGGCAAGCCGTTACGATATTAAGGGAAGAAAGTATATCGGTGCAAATCTGAAATACTACTTTACTGATCTGGGACTGAGAAATGCACGTCTGAATTTCAGACAGCAGGAACCTGCTCATATCATGGAGAACATTGTTTATAACGAGCTGCTGATCCGTGGCTACAATGTTGATGTGGGTGTCGTGGATATCTTCGATAAGGATAAAGAGGGCAAACGTGTTCGCAAGCAGTTGGAGGTTGACTTTGTGGTGAATCAAGGAAACCAGAGATACTATATCCAGGTTGCATATGACATGACTTCGGAAGAAAAACAGACGCAGGAGTTCAATTCTCTGCGTAATATCCCGGACTCTTTCAAGAAGATCGTCATTGTAAATGGCAGCAAAAAGCCTTGGAGAAATGATGAAGGTTTTGTCATCATGGGAATGAAGTATTTCTTGCTGAATGCGAATAGTCTGGAATTTTAAGTCGATTTGAGTTGTTGCTGTGGTGTTGTTCTATTTCAAAAAAGAGTGAACACGCTGGGAGAATGTCGTGATGTGACAGACCAATATCAAACCGGACGAAGTGCATATTTGCGACTGGGACAATTATTTATGAGATTATTTGCTGGATTGCTATAAGAATCTGATGAAACGACCTTTCAAAAAACAGTTGATTTAGAAGTTAACTGTTTTTGAACCTCTTCTCAGACACAAGAACAGCAGATTGCGGGTCTCGAAGCAACCCAAAGAGAAGTCGATGAGTTTATTAACTTGACGGTAGATCGTGATAATTCGGCATCATCCGAAATCTCACGTGCTAAGAAGGACTTTTACAAACAATACTCTTATCTTAAGCCTGACTGCGAAAAGACCGACTGGGAAAAATTTTGCGAAGGTTTGAAAAAGGTCGGTCAGTGGTGTAAAGATCACTGGAAAGAGATCGTTCTGGTAATTGAAATCGTAGTGGCTGTTGTCTGCATTTGTGTTCCTGGCTTACAGGGTATAGGCACTGGCATTCTTATCGGAGCTTTAAAAGGTGCTTTGACCGGTGGCTTGATTGGCGGAATTACCAGTATGCTAACAGGAGGCTCATTCCTAGAAGGATTTGCCCAAGGTGCATTAGATGGTGCCATAATGGGTGGTGCCTTGGGCGGCGTAGGCGGAATCGCCGGCAAATTCATAACCTGCGGTTCTAAATTAGGAAACGCAATCCAGACAACCTCTAAAATCAGCGGGGCCATTTCTAATAGTATGGATGGTTTTGACATGGTATCATTAGGATTGGGGATGATTGATCCTAATAACCCAATCACGGAACTTAACAACAAAATGCATCAGAGCGATGTATACAACAAGTTCCAGATGGGGGTAAGCTTGGTATCTTCGTTCTCAGGTGCTGCTTCTCAGAATATGGCGTGCTTTGTTGCTGGTACATTGGTACTTACAACTGCTGGTCTGCTCGCTATTGAAAAGATAAATCCTGGTGATAAGGTTATTTCAACTGATCCTGATACGCTTGAAACAAGTGAAAAAACTGTCCTTGAAACATATGTCCGCAAGGTGGACAAACTCGTTCATCTTGTAATCAATGGTGAAGAAGTCATCACCACAGACAATCATCCATTTTATGTGCAGGGCAGAGGCTTTATTGAGGCTGGTAGACTCCTTGTGGGTGATAAGCTTGTTAGCGTTAATGGTGATGATTTATTAATCGAAAAGTATAAGATTGAAGAGTTCGAAATATCTGTAAATGTATATAATTTTCAGGTTGAAAACTCACATACATATTTTGTTGGAAGAAATACCGTATGGGTTCACAATACCGAATGTAAAGTTAGTGATAATAGAAGACGACATATTCTTGAAGGCGAAGGTCCAGATGATCCTGGGCACGGTCCAAATCGCGGATTTGGCAATAGTGCTTTTCCAGATACTTGGTCCGATGATAATGCTATTAAGGCTGTCGGAGATGTTGCGAATAGTCCAAAATCAATTTGGCAACAAGCTACAGGTCCAGGAAGTGGTCGAAATGCACCGAAAACTATTGGTGGTCCAGATCCAAACGCTCCTCTTACCACAAGAAATGGTAGACCAGTTAGATTTACTGTTGAAGGACAAAACCATAGTTTAGATATTAGAGTGATTGTTGAACCAGGCGGTGAAGGGATAGTAACTGGCTTTCCTATTAATCGCTAATTATGAGAGGAGATTAAAATGGTAAAAGACGCATATGATATGTTCTTCAAAAATATCTCTATGCAATTTCATGACGACTCTCTTGTGAATGCTCTTGTGGAAGATGCTGAAGAACTGGCGAAATATGGAGAAAAACGGGTGGCTCTTGAAAATTTTTTGGAGAACGTTTTAGCTAATGAGGTTACGATTTCAAAAGAAGCTGTCACTTTAGCAGAAAAAGCATTCAGTGATGCTCCAAATGATTATGATATAGAGATAATAAACGAACTGAAAAAAACCGATGTTACGTAAGGGGATGATTTGGATGCCAATGGACAAAAAAGATCAACTTGCAGAATTAATTTCAAATGCGGAAACTTCCTTTTATAATGGGCAATTACAAGAGGCGTTCAGTCTTTCTTTATCAGCTATAAAACTCGATGAGAACTGTAACATATCAAAGCTCCCGGCAGAGCTCCAATCATGTTAAGGTACATAGCGGAAATGCTGTCAGAAATTACAAATCACGTTATGGGAAAGGCATTCGGCCAACTTATACGGTGCTGCAGATTAAGGCGGATTCACCGGTCAATGGTGCCGATGTGTTCTGGTATGAGGGAAATTGCAGCATTCTGGGCAGTAAGAATGTTTATATAGGCTATAATGATAATTCCATGTCGGTCGTATCACAGTTTGAACTGGTGATGACGATCATAAGCGGTGCATTTTTATTATTCCATACAGTTTCGGCACGGTTGCTCAGTAAGAAAAATCCATATGGCGGGAAGCTTTTCTGGTTCTTTAAATTTTGACCGGTCCTGTAGTTTATCTTTTGTTTGGATATTTTATTATGTTCGCATGGTTAGCCATAATGATAACCGCAATGATTCTGCTTCGAAAAAATAAAGCAAATTTTCTATCTTTTATAATACCGTGGTTCGTGGGATTCGTTGGATGTTTGGTAGTAGTGTTTGTAATACTTTGATTTTCAACGATTATAAAATATGAATCCGACATGATGGTGAAATTGTAAGGAAAGCTGAAAGATAATGGGGAAATACAAAAGTAAAGTATTAAAGAGAACATGTAAAAGGTGTATGATTGCGGTGCTTATAACGGCTATCCCCGGAATCATTGCCGGACTTTTTAACAGATGGCTTTTTTTAGCTGCTCTCTTTGCAATTATTCCTATCATCTATTTGGTCAATCGATTTTCCGTGATTATAAAATGGAATCTGGTCGAGGGGATCATCGAAGATGTAACGTTAGTTAATGATTTTAACCAGCCCTATACCGAAGCTCATATTATATTTAAGACAAAAGATAATATGGAACATGAGTGCCGCTTCACGATCGGGCATTATGGAGATTACGAAGAAGGAATAGAACCAGAGTTAGAGAATATGCTTCAAAGTGACAAAAAGTTGTTTATGAAGAAGAAAGTTCCGGTTTTTTATTCTCCAAAAGATGTTAACAGATGTATAGTGTATTTAGAAGATTCACAATGAATATAAAATGATATCAAGCGTTTTTAAAACTAAGAAATTGGTATTTGTTAGGAAAGGAACTTTATTTATGACAGCTGAAACAGAGGCAATAAAAGCACAAATTCTTTCAACAGGAAACGCTGAAATATTGCTTGAGGAAAACGATTTTCTGATTGTAAAATGGATAAAACCGGAAATAAAATATAGTATGGCAGCATATCAATACGGGAAAACAGGAATGGCTAACAACTATCCATGGGAATGTAGTTTGACGGAGGAACAAATCGCATTTTTTCTGGAACATATCAATGCAGCTGTCGAGTATTTTAAATCAAAACATCATTATTTCCATCTTGAGGTTAAAGAAGTCTCCTACGAGAATATTGTTTCTATTGATGAGCATGGAATAAAATTTAGTGATTTGCATTGGTTGACATACAAAGAATGTACTATAAATTTCAATCGGAAATATCCCAACAGTAGAGGAAACTGTATCGGAGAAAGAAATATCACTGCCGAACCGCCATATATCGAATTGTATAGCACATACGCACATACTAAAATATTGTTTAATAAAAAAGGACTATTTCGGAAAAATAAAAACATGATAGATTTTCATAATTTGCAAAGACATATCAACGAGTTTGGCTATACAACTCTTGATTTAAGTTAAGAACAATTTTATCATTTATCTAACTGATAATTTCCGAGTTTGCTGGATAGTTGATTAGAAAGAAAAATTGGAATATACGGAGGTGGACTATGAGATTAGATGGATTTGGATTATTTGTTGAAGATATGGCGAAAATGATTCGCTTTTATAGAGATGTTCTTGGCTTTGAGATTAAAGAAAGCGAAGACACATCAAATGTTTATCTTGTTAAGGATGGAACATTGTTTTTGCTATATGGAAGAAAAGATTTTGAAAACATGACACACAGAAGGTATGAGTATATAAAAGGTCTAAATGGTCATAGCGAAATTGCACTCTATGTTGATACTTTTGAGGAAGTTGATATGGCATACAACAATGCTATAAAAAATGGTGCAACGTCTGTATTAGAACCAGAGCTTGAACCGTGGGGACAAAGAACTTGTTATATCGCCGATCCAGAAGGTAATTTGATTGAGATTGGTTCTTGGAATAAGGTATACGAGCAAAAAGATTTATAATTTTATCCAAAACTTAATAAAAAATGGTGCCAAGGTTGAAATGACATATGAGTATGAAGTCAGTGGTTATGGACTCAAGACAGAGCAATTGGATATGAAATCGTTAGCCCGGGTAATAAGGTTTAACAAAGAACTTTGGGATGAAGTCGAAAATAATCCGGATTAATTGTATACACGGATAAAGCGGAAGTTTATGGTATGCACATCTGATAGCGGTATGAAATTATATGAGATAGAAGAATATTCGGATCATGAATATATTACCGGATATCATGCATGGAATGTAACTTATTTTATTGACGTCATTTATGGTGCTGATATGCATTATTATATTAGCATGAAAAGGGGCTTTATTATGACACCTGAAACTGAGATAGTAATATTTATTTGTTAATGCTGCAACGCTGGCTGCTGTAAAAGCATTCAATACAGAACATATCAGCAAACCAGCAATGAAACATTCTCTTTTTTTCTTTCTGATTATGCAAAATATCGACCACAGCAAAGTAAGCAGCGGAAAAAGAATATTTCCCCAAAACATAAGCTGCACCGGAAACGCAAAGCGGGTGTCATAATAAAACCAGACCTTTTGTATTCCTGCAATCAATCCCCATACGGTAAATACTTCAAAGAGGACTACTACAACAGAAATGAAGCGGCTCTTTTTTAGCTCTGGTTCGTTCTCTTTCTCTGCGGAAAGCATATCAATAATTTTTGTTTTCTGAATGGTACGGGTATTGAAAATTCCTACCACAAAAAAACTTGCCACAAAAAATATCACTGTCAGCAAAACGGTGTCCGGGAACAATGTCCATGAGATTTCATAAGGCTCTCCATAAGCAGTAAGGAGCATTGCGGTAATGAATTGAGAGCAAAATACACCGCAAAAAATACCAATCAAAATGGAAAACATACCCATAATCAGTGTTTCTGCAAAGAAAATCCTGCCAATAGTTTTTTGTTCCATTCCCATAATGGACTGGACAGCAAACTCTTTTTGCTTTCGTCTTAGCATATAATGATTGACGAACCGTATCAAAAATAACAACAGCAATGTTATCATGCAGATTGCAATTTTCATTCCGTCACTTAACAGAGTAAAATCATACTCGCTGCCTATATCCGGGCTATAATAACTACTGGAAATAGACAAGAACGCATAAAACAAGGTAACACAGATTGTCATTGTGACAATGTAGACCAGATAGTCTTTTACAGACCGTTTTGCATTTCTGAAAACAAGTTTAGCATACATGGCTCTGTCCCCCTCCGATCATGGTAAGGACATTCAGAATTTTATCAAAAAAAGCACTTCTGCTGTCGTTGCCCTTGCGCAGTTCCATAAAGATTTCTCCGTCTTTCAAAAAAAGAATACGGTTGGCATAGCTGGCGGTAAAAGCGTCATGAGTTACCATAAGAATTGTCGCCCTAAGCTGTTCATTGATACTTTGAATGGTAGACAGCAGCATTTGTGAGGAATGTCAAAGGTGGGATTTGTAAGAAATAGCATTTACGAAAAAGGATTAAAGAAAATGGCTAGAGCATGACGTAATGCTGTAGAAAGAAGAATGTCGGAAAGCCGTGTGAGGGAGAACCTCATGCACGGTTTGATGAGGGGCGGATGAAAATTTCATCCGCCTACTCTACCCATTTTTGAAAGGAGGTTGCCCCGATGCCCAATGAAGAATTGGAAAAACTGAAACAGAAGCAACACGGATTGGAGAAGAAGCTGACCGCAGCCAAGCACAAGGAAAAGCAGTTGGAACACAAGCTGAAACAGTTGACCCGAAGCGAAAGAACCCACCGACTTTGCACTCGTGCCGGAATGTTGGAGAAGTTTCTGCGAGAGCCGACCTTGCTGACGGACGATGATGTGATGGAGCTTTTGACTTTCATCTTCCATGACCAAGCCGTTCAAAAGAAGCTGGACTTGCTGATTGAGAAGCGAGAAAAAGAAACGACAACGGAGGACGGCGAGGTTTAACCCCTCGTTAGAGGGCGCAATTATACACCACCTAAAGATGGTGATTGCGTTCTGCCGAAAGCCCCTTGCAGGGAGCTTGATGATTTCCGCAAAAGTCCCTTGCTCCAATCATCCAGAGGAAGCTACACTTCCCCTGCGCTGTCTTGCGACAGCTACCCCTTTGTGGACTTGCCGCCGATGAACTGATTGCCCGACAATCGAGATTGTCCGCAATCATTCACCGTCAGCAAGTTTATATTTTCACCCCGACCGTGCTGAAAAGTATCGGTCATTTTTTATTGCACCGAGAAAGGAGGTTCAATCAAAAATGCCAGTACCCCATCTGAACATACGAATTGTTCAGAGAAGTAAGGGCAGTTCTGCTGTTGCCGGAGCTGCCTACCAAGCCGGAGAAAAATTGTTTTCCGAGTACGACCAGAAAAACAAAGACCACCGCAGAAAGCAAAAGGAAGTGGTTTACACGGAAATCATGTTGCCGACCAATGCCCCACCCGAATATGCAGACCGAGCAACGCTCTGGAACTCTGCCGAGGAAGTAGAGAAACAATGGAACTCACAGCTTGCAAGGCGTTTCGTTGTTGCCCTGCCAAGAGAAGTGCCGATGGAAATGTATCCGCAGATGATGCAGGAATACTGCCGTGAGCATTTTGTTTCTAAGGGAATGTGTTGTGATTTCGCAATCCATGACCCCGACCCACCGGGACACAATCCGCATTGTCATTTCATGCTGACCATGCGAGCCATTGATGAAAATGGAAAGTGGCTGCCCAAGAGCCGCAAGGTTTATGACCTTGACGAGAACGGCGAGCGTATCAAGCTCCCGTCCGGCAGATGGAAAAGCCACAAGGAAGATACTGTTGATTGGAACGAACAGTATCACGCTGAGGAATGGCGACACGGATGGGAGGTTGTTCAGAATAAATATCTGGAGCTTGCCGGAAGTGCCGAGCGTGTGGATATGCGTTCCTATGAAAGACAGGGGCTTGACATTATCCCGACAGTCCACATGGGAGCCGCCGTGTCTGCTTTGGAACGCAAGGGCATTGAAACCAATATCGGAAATCTCAACCGAGATATTAAAGCCGCTAACCGCATGATGAACGCTATCCGCAGCACCATTAAAAATCTGCGAAACTGGATTGCGGATATTGTGGCAGCTACCAAAGAAGCCTTTGCGGAAATGGAAGCGGAAAAGAAAAATGCTTCGCCCACTCTCTCCGAACTTCTCCGTGATTATATGAATCTGCGAAAAGCGGAGCGCAGCGAGTGGTCGAGGTACGGACAGCAGAAAGGCACAGCCGATGATCTGAAAGCTGTCTCCAAAGCTCTGATCTACTTGAAAGAGCATGAGCTGTTCACTCTGGAAGATTTGGACACAGCCCTGCAAGGCGTGAACGAAAAAGCCGGAGCAATCAATGCCGATATGAAGAAAGCATCTTCCCGAATGAAAGTCATTACCGGCATACAGAACGCCGTGGCAGATTGCCAGACCCACAAGGCAGTCCATGACAAGTATCTGAAAATCGGTTGGAAATCAAGGCAAGCCGCTTATGCTGAAAAGCACAAGGACGAACTGGACAGCTTCAATAAGGCATTCCGCTATCTCAAAAAGCAGGGCGTGGATTTGAATGTCAATCTGGATGCTCTGCAAACAGAGTATGACGGTCTGAAAGCAACCCACACCGAGCTTGCCGGACAGCTTGCTACCGTCAAAGAAGAATTACAGCCGATGAAAGATATTCGTTATTGGATTGGTAAAGTCCTCACGCCGGAACAGGCAGAGGTCGAGAAGAAGCCCGAACCGAAGCACTCTCTTACAGAGAAAATGAAGTTCCTGCAGGAGCAGGACAAGAAACAGCCGGAGCAGAAATCTCCGCAGCACAAACAGAAAAAACAGAATATGGAACTCTAACAGGCACTTGCCGTTTTCTCTTACGAAAATGTCGAGTGCCTTTTTTGTTTCCCGAAAGGATGATGCAATGAATGTATTTGAAGCAGTAAAAGGCAATGTTACCACCCGACAGGCGGCAGAGATGTACGGCATCCATGTCAACCGCAACGGCATGGCAGTCTGCCCTTTCCACAATGACAAAAATCCGAGCATGAAAGTGGATATGCGTTTCCATTGCTTTGCTTGTCAAGCGGACGGAGATGCAGTTGATTTTGTTTCCCGTCTGTTCGGACTGCCGAGCAAAGAAGCCGCTATGAAATTGGCTGATGATTTTGGTATTGGCTATGACAGCAAACAGAAACCGTCTGTCAGACCCAAAATAAGAGAACCTACCCCGGAACAGAGATACCAACAGGAAGAAAACCGATGCTATAAGGTGCTGACCGATTACTTCCACTCTCTCCGAGCGTGGAAACAGCAGTACGCACCGAAACAGCCGGGGGATGAATGGCATCCCCTGTTCGTGGAAGCCCTGCAAAGAGAAAGCTATATCGAATATCTGCTTGATGTTCTTCTGTACGGCACAGCCGAAGAAAAGAAGGCTCTGGTTGCCGAGCAAAGAAAAGAGGTGATGAAACTTGAACAGCGATTTGCAGAAAGAAGATCTGCGCCAAGGCATAGCAGAAGTCAGAGGAAGTCTGGACTTGACCGATAGCGGAGCAATTAAGAACAGCATCCGAAATTGTCTGACCGTCTTTATGAAAGACCCACTTCTGCAAGGGGCTGTCAGCTACAATCTGTTGACAGAGCGAGTGGATATTGTGAAAACGCTATGGTGGAAAAAGCAAACTGCCACGCTGACGGACACCGACCTAAACTATCTTATGCTTTATCTGGAAGATAACTACGCTCTGACCAGCGAGAAGAAAATCCAGAAAGCAATCAGCATCGTAGCGGACAACAATAAGTACCACCCTATACAAGACTATTTGAACAGTCTGGAATGGGACGGCACAGAACGCATCCGCTATGCTCTGACAAAATTTCTCGGCGCAGAGGAAAGCGAGTATGTCTATGAATGTCTGCGACTGTTCATGTTGGGAGCGATTCACCGAGTATTCAAACCCGGCTGTAAATTTGAAGTCATGCTCTGTCTCGTTGGTGGGCAAGGTGCAGGAAAGTCCACTTTCTTCCGACTGCTTGCAGTCAAAGATACGACAGGCATCCCAAAGACCACAAGAGGCAGTGCGTGTTTGCCGGTTCATCAAATTCGCTGGATTTCCTGCCTATGGACAGGTCGGGAAACCGAAGATTTCTGCCTATTCTTTGCAATATGGAAGAGGCGGAAACTCATATACTCGATGATGAAAAGACATCAAGGGAATATATCGACCAGATGTGGGCAGAGGCTATGGAAATCTACAGGAGTGGCAAATGCCAGCTGAGGCTTCCGAAAGAGATGGAAAAAGAGCTTTGTGAGTATCAGAAGCAGTTTATGCAGGAAGATACCAAGAAAGAGCTGATTCTTGACTATTTGGAGCATTACGAGGGAAGCATGGTATGTTCAAGGCAGTTATATTCTGAGGCATTGGGAAATGACGGAAATCCGGCACAATGGGAAATTCGTGAGATTAATGACATTATGAATAACTGCAGTGATTGGATTGCCTTTAGTAATCCAAGACATTTTCCTGAACCATACCGCAGGCAGAAAGGATGGGAGAAGCCTGACAACAGAGGTCAGGATTTTCAACCGATAACCAAGGAGCAGATGGAGCAGTTATCATTGCCACCGGAGTGGATGGAGGGATAAATGCCTGATAGGTTGTCGGCTGGTTGTCTATCCCGTTGCCAACCCCGTTGTCGGTTCTATGTTCTATAAACCCTTATATTTACTATATTTTTTAGGGGTATACATAGTTCTGACAACGAAAGCAACGGAATATTTGAGAAAAAAGTAAATTTAGGAAAAGTAACTATAAATAAAAGGAATTGAGAGTTTTTAGAGGTCGGTTGTCAGCTTCCGGTTGTCAGCTGAAAGAGGCTCTTCCTTACCAGGCAGACATAAAGGGGAACACAAATGGAGAATAGAAAATCACACACACCGGTAGCACTCAGAAAGCAGATAGGTGGCACAATGTATGTTGTGAGAGTGCATTTCAATGAGGATGCCGAAGAAAGCATGAAGGACAAGATAAAGAGGCTGATTGAGAATGATGTTAGGGCAAATCAGCATACGGCATAGGAAGAAAAGCATATGGAAAACTTGCATATATTGTGGTATAATTAGTATGTTCAATAAGAGCGAAAAATAAGAATATTCTTAACAGATGAATTTATGGAAGGGTGAATTTATCATGAGGAAGAATGTAAAAATCATTGTTGGTGTCGTTGTGCTTATTCTTGTACTCGTTGTTGGTTCTTTTGTAGGACTCATAATTAACCGTACCAACGACCATAAATTTGGGAGATATGTATCAACGGAAGGTCCTTGGGGAATGACTGCCACTTGGGTATCGGAGGACAGTGCCAGTTATCTTGTCTGCAAGAAGGAAAACGATGAACCGTTTGCCAATGTTACAGCCTATTTTCAGGGTGTGGACGGTTGGCAGGCCTATGAGTTGAATAGCATCGATAGAATTGTTTATCTGGACATTGTAAAAGATGGCGTTGTTGTTGACGGCACCAGCGGCTATATGAAATTTGATGGAACTACATTTACTATTACAGATCTGGACAAAGATACCTTTGGTGCAGATGAATTTCATTATGTCATTACCGATAAGGAGTTCAGTCCCGATTAAAGTGTCAAACCTATTCCAGTTTGGGCATGAGGTTGCCGAAAATCAAAAGTGAATAAAAATGACTTTATAGCCATTGTGGAGAAATCTACAGTGGCTTTTTTCATGCAATGAAATGTATGGGTACTAAAAAGTCTTTGACATTTTGTTTCAGGTAAGACAGCCAAGAGTATTCTGGTTTCCTGTGGTGCGAGACTTGCACCATTTGACATCAAGGAAGTCAGGGAGATAACAGCATATGATGTGGTACAAATATACAGAAATATGACACAAGAAAGAATAGAAGCCATGCGGAGAAGATATCCGCCGGGAACCGAGGTCACGCTTAACAGCATGGAGGGGGAGAGCCACATGCCACCCGGCTTAAAAGGTAAGGTGGATATGGTAGACGATGCAGGGCAGATCCACGTAAACTGGGAGAATGGAAGCAGCCTTGCCCTCGTTCCGGGAGTGGACAGCTTCCACATTACGGACCTGCCAAGAGCAGAGAGGCCCAAACAGCAGCCATCCCGGTAACAAACAGCCGGAAGTCAGACTGGGTGATTTGGCTTGCCGGACTGCCTGTCATCTGGTGGGCAGCAATTCTGATTGCGGATGCCATCCAGCCGGGCAGGAATCTTTTTGAGCTGATGGAGGTTCTCACCGAAAAAATGAACCACCCCTTCCAGCTTCATTATACGGAATATACCATCAAGTCGATGCTGGTCTGCACGTTACTTTACGCAGCCGGGATCGGCATTTTTTATTCCAGTCAGAAGAACTACCGCAGAGGGGAAGAACATGGCTCTGCCAGATGGGGCGATGCCCGGCAGATCTGTAAGAAATATAGCCAGAAGCCGTACTCCCAGAACATCCTGCTGACACAGAACTTCCGCATTAGCCTTGACACCCACAAGCACCGCAGATGTCTCAACATTCTCGTAGTGGGAGGCTCCGGTGCAGGAAAATCCAGAGGCTTTGCCCTGCCAAACATCATGCAGTGCTGCTGTTCGATGGTCATCACCGATCCGAAAGCCGAGCTGCTCCGAAAGACAGGCGGTCTTCTGGAAAAGAAAGGATATGAGGTGCGTGTCTTTGACCTCATCAATCCCGACACATCTTTTTGCTACAATCCATTCGAGTATGTCCACGATGACAAAGACGTGCTCCGTCTTATTTCCAATCTGATACAAAACACCACACCCAAAGGTTCCCAGTCCTCTGATCCCTTCTGGGAGAAGAGCGAAACCGCACTGCTTCAGGCACTGATGCTGTATCTGCTCCACGAAGCTCCGCCGGAAGAACAGAACTTCGCCATGATCATGGAGATGTTAGGCTCGGCACAGGTAAAAGAAGAGGACGAGGACTACGAGTCCCCTCTGGACATTTTGTTTGACCGTCTGGAGATGCGGGACCCGGACAGCATTGCCGTCAAGCAGTATCACATTTACAAGCAGGCGGCAGGTGTTGTATGCTCTAAAAGACTTCTTAATCAAGCAGTTGGGAAGTCTCTTAGAACACACAACCTAAAACCGAAGAAAGGAGCGCAAGTTATGAGAAAAAACGAGAAAATCACAGCTCTGTACGAACGACTGAGCCGTGATGACTTTGGCAAAGATGATGACCAGCAGCGTGAGAGCAATTCCATTTCCAATCAAAAGGCTATGTTGGAGGAGTTCGCCGCACGGCAGGGCTTTACGAACATTGTCCATTTCACGGATGATGGTATTAGCGGCACTTGCTTTGATCGTCCCGGATTTTTGGCAATGATGAAAGAAGTGGAAGCCGGGAATGTGGAGTACCTGTGTATCAAGGACATGAGCCGCATGGGTCGTGACTATCTGAAAGTCGGTCAGATTATGGAAATCCTGCGTCAGCGTGGCGTGCGACTTATCGCCATCAATGACGGCGTGGATAGTGCCAGAGGTGACGATGATTTTACCCCTTTCCGCAACATTATGAACGAGTATTACGCCAGAGACACCAGCCGAAAAATCCGTTCCACTTTCCAGTCCAAAGGCAAGTCCGGCAAGCACCTCACAGGCACGGTCATTTACGGCTATCTCTGGAACGAAGCCAGAGACCAATGGTTGGTTGACCCCGAAGCCGCTGATGTGGTCAAGCGCATCTTTGCCATGACGATTGACGGCTACGGTCCGTATCAGATCGCCAGCAAGCTGAAAGAAGAAAAAATCCTCATTCCGTCCGCTTACCTTGCCCAGCACGGCGAGGGTGTGAATAAAAACAAGACTTTCAAAGATGTGTACGGCTGGGGTTCTTCCACCATCTGCAACATTCTTGAAAAGCGTGAATATCTGGGACACACCATCAACTTCAAGACTCGAAAGCACTTCAAGGACAAGAAAAGCCATTATGTCCCGGAGGACGAATGGACGATTTTCGAGAATACCCATGAAGCTATCATTGACCAGCAGACCTTTGACCTTGTGCAGAAAATCCGTGGGAATGTCAGACGCTACCCGGACGGCTGGGGCGAAGCAGCTCCCCTCACAGGCTTGCTTTATTGTGCCGATTGCGGCGGCAAGATGTATGTCCACCGTACCAACAACGGCAAGCGTATTTCTCAATATACCTGTTCCCAATACAGCAAAGTCCCAGTTGGAAAGCTCTGCACGACACAGCACCGTATCAATGAAGATGTGGTACTGTCCCTTGTTTCCGAAATGCTCAAAGCTATTGCCGAGTATGCCAAGCATGACCGAGCCGAGTTTGTCCGTGTGGTGCAGGAAGCGCAGTCCAGCCAGCAGACGGCAGAGGTCAGAAAACAGCGCACACGCCTTGCCACAGCAAAGCAGAGAGTTTCCGAGCTGGAAGTCCTGCTCTGCAAAATCTATGAGGACAACATTTTAGGCAAGCTGTCCGACAGCAGATACGCCACTCTGGACGCTCAATACGAAAAGGAACAGTCCGAGCTTACCGCTGAAATCTCTGTTCTGGAAAAGGCTGTCAAGAGCTATGAGAAGCACGAAAAGGACGCTGACCGTTTTATCGCTCTGATTGACAAGTATGAGAACTTCGACAAGCTGACCATTGCCATGCTCAACGAGTTTATCGAGAAAATCCTTGTGCATGAGCGTGACCGCAAGGGCAGTATACAGACCACACAGGAGGTCGAGATTTACTTCAATTTTGTCGGGCGATTCGTTCCTCCGGCGTTTGGAGAAGTGGAGCTTACCCCGGAGGAATTAGAGGAAATCCGCAAGCGTGAGGAACGCAAGGACAGGCTTCATCAGAACTACTTGAAGCGTAAAGCCAGCGGAGCGCAGAAGCGATACGAGGACAAAATCAAGGGGAGAAAAAAGGCAGAAATCGAAGCCAAGAAAGCCGCTATTCGTGCGGAGGATATTGCAAAGGGCGTGTTCGTTCCCGTCAGCAGTTTACCGCAGAGAGAGCCGATGAAAGGAGTACAAACAGCATGAATATCACTTACACACAGAACGGCGATTATCTTATCCCGAACATCATTATCCGCAAGACCAAGCCCATCGGACACTACGGCAGACTTCGCAAGGCGTATTTAGAAATGCACCGCCCGATACTGTTCAATGAACTGGTGCTATCCGACAAGCTCTTTGAACATTGCGCCGAGATTGAAGAAGCGGCACGAAAACGCATGGAGCTGATCGTGCCGAAGCTGGCAAAGCAGTACGGCGTGACCGAGCAACTGAAAGCTGAAAACCAAATGGAATGGGTGCGGCAGATGAACGCTTGCAAGGCGCAGGCAGAGGAAGTTGTGAAAGCAGAGTTGATTTATAATTGAGCGAGGAAGTCCGGGCAGAAAACTGTTCGGACTTTTCTCATATAGTCCAAAGTTGTGGTAGAATTGTTCACAAGTTTTATGGTATAATTTGAATACGAAATTGAGCAACAAATCGGAATTGATATAAAAAAGGAGGACACATAGATGAAAACAGTAGTTCTTTATAATATTATTTCTTTTATCATCATCGTTGCTTTGATTTTTGTCTTAAGGATTGTTAGTAAGAGTAATTTAAGACAAAATCAACAACTTGTTATTAAAGTCATTGCAACTATTTTAATTGTTTGTGTGATAGCGTTCGTGCTTTTTATTGATGCAATAGCATTTGGCATTATAGGACCAGTTCCAAATTAACAATTTCAGTTTGTCGCACTGATAAAATCCCTTTAGGAACTAAAGGGCGCACTTCTATACTCTCTGTCGAGAGTAGTGCGTCCTGCGGAGCTTCATTCTCTGTCAGCAGAAGAAAACTGCCTGACCTCGAATGTTTCGTCACTTCGTTCCGACAAGGTGGCTACACCCCCTTGCGCCGCTTATGCGGCTATCCCCTGTGGACTTGCCGTCCGCAAACAGCATGAAATGCTGTTCGCCGCCAGCAAGTTTGATTTTGAAAATCCAACTAAAAGGAGAAGCATAATTATGAAACGGAAATTGGTAATGTTACTAACTATTGTAGCGGTTCTCGCAGTAGGGATTGGTATCTGGTACAATGTTCCTATTAACTTGATGGATTTGGAACATGATGAAGTTATAGAAATTGTCGTATTCAATGGAAATACTGGAAATGCAACTCACATCACAGATGAGACACAAATCGAACATATTATTGAAAATCTAAATGAAATCAAGTTAAAAAGGTCGAAGCCGTCTGTTGGTTATTCTGGATATAGCTTTAAGATGACCATTTATTTATCCGATGGTAATGAAGCCGATGATTGGAATAACTTTATCATCAATTCCGATGATACTATTCGGAAAGACCCTTTCTTTTACAAGGTGGTTTCAGAAAAAATTGATTATGATTATATAGCTGGTATCGTAAACTGATATGTAATGACCTCTTGTCAAGTACAAATTAACAGAAATCACCACAAACTTTATTTAATTGTTGCTGAAGGCACCCGGAAAGAGCCTCGGAGCATCAGTTCCCGGCCTTGGCCACTCTGATATACGTGGATTGGTTACCAACAGGTCAATGGTCCGCCGTGAGCCCTACTGTCTAAAAGCGTGGATCACAGATTTCTCTGTGCCGACATAGTTTAAGCGTAGATAGCTCGAACCTTGAAATGGCCGAAGCCCTTTCAGGATGTCTTCAGTTGTTACTTTTTATTGGCCAGATGTATGTGGCGTAAGCCATCTTACATCTGCTTAATTACCCACCATAACAGCGGGATGATAATGTCAAGACTGCGAAGCACCGCCACAGGCGGCTTGGCCTTGACAGTAGCAGCATGATGTTATACCTCTATATCAGGCAATGTTATCTGTCATCATGCCCCACATGAAGCATGCGAGTTCCCTTGCGATTGCCGTTTTAGCGACATTGTGTTTCTTGCATTTATTAAGCACCATCTTGTAGTATCGACGTCTTAGACGCTCATTAGCTTTGTCTGCATAAGCGATGGCTGCAGGCGTATTCCCTGACTGACTGGCTTTCAATTCTTTGGATTTGAAACCAACCTGTCCTCTTGCATAGCATTGTGACGCTTCTGTTAGGAGTAACCGTACATGCCGGTTTCCTGCTTTGGTGATTCCAAGTCTGTTCTGATCATCACCGCTGGAATCTTCACCGGGTACAAGACCGAGATAGGAAGCAAAGTGCTGGGCAGAAGCAAAGCGCTTGAAATCGCCGACTTCAACCAGAACAGAAAGCGCAGTATGTGTCTTCACACCGATGAAGCAACAAAGCTTTTTCACAGCTTCCTTGTATTCATCCTGTGTGGCAAGCTCCCCAATACGCTTATCCAATCGCTCAAGCTTGTCTGATAGTGTCTGGTAGGTCAGCAGGTATTCATCGAGGATCTCCTTGTATAGAGCCTCAGGGGTTAAGGCCTTAAGCCATTTAAGATGCGCTGCCGTCCAATGACTGTTCCCATCATAGCGATAGTTATGGCGCAAACAGAATGCAAGTATCTGCTGCTTTACTTTTTTGAGTGCCAGCTTATGATCATCCCTCATACGCAGGAATTCTTTTGTTTCCTCATCCTTTGCAGTTGGGATATGAACAGGGCTGTAGTTATGCTGTGCAAGACATTTGGCAATGATTTCAGCATCACGTTTGTCTGTTTTGATACGCTTTTTACTACGCTGCTCAAGCATTGTAGTAGGAGCGAGAATAATACATTTTACATTGTTCGCCGTTAATTGGTGATACAAAGTATAACCGAGGCAACCAGCCTCATAACCGCATATGAAGTTAGCATCGTCTCCGTAGATGGTTCTAAGAAACTCCAGATATTTTAGTACATTCTTGCAATCAGCTTCTGTTTTCTGGTAGTGAGAAGCCTTTTCGGTTTCAATTGTGTAAGCGCAAAGTGAAAAACTTTCCTTATGAACATCCATTCCTACGTAAACTGTGTTATAATTCATTTTAGTGACCTCCCTTTGTATGCGGTAATTCCTGTTTTTGTTGTTTGACAATTATTTTTGTTCCATTGGCATCGCAACAATCGTTGCCGTATTCTTTATCCGAATAAAGATAGGTAAATCCATCTTTCTGTCAAAACTTACCATAATCCTCTGCAAATTCGGTAAAATATCTTTCACACAGTTTTACATATCTGTCATCCGCATTTGTTGTTGTCGACTTCGAAAATATTGTTGCGATACACAATAATAACATCACTGCATAATATCTGCTTTTCATAATAATCACCTGTCCTTTCCTTCATCTCTGCCACCTGATTGCTGACTGTTATTGATAACTTTATTTCATAATAAATCAACCATCTCCCCGCGAATATGTTCGCCATGTGGATGTTGGTGCAAATGATGTATCCAATTTTCTGGCATAAGTGTATATTCTATACATATAGATATTATTTTTTCCGAAACCACTGTATCATATGTCCCGCCGAAATTATTAAATACATTATGGTCAAACTTATTATGAATGTAATAATAATCTTTCAGCAATCCTGTAACCACAAATCCTTGGCACCATGGGTATATATCTTCTTCCACTTCAGCCTGGGATTATCTGTATATCTTTGATGATTTCTTTTTCTTCCGAATCCGCCGTCGTTATCATCCTAAAAGCCGAATATGTCATTCCTGTCGTTGATGTATGTTAATCTAATTTATCTATAATTTTCTTATACTCTTCTTTTTAGTAAATACATCCTCTCCTCCTTCTCCGATCATATTAGCCTTAAGTTTACTTTTCATGTCATCATTGATTGGCACAATCGATTTGTGAGAAAAATGCATCCCCTGCTACATGCAGTGCCATTCCGGGCACCCGCAGTGCTCTGTTATTGGCAGCCGCATTGGGTCCCGGTATAGGCATTTGGGATGTTATAAGCCTGTCTGTAGTTTGTTCGCTATTAGCACTTATTGCAAAATGCTACTTGATGACTTTCACTTTTATTTTGTATTGTTTCTTCCAAAAATTTGCGATACCCATACATTTCTCTGAATTTTTTGGCGTTTTTTATGGTAAGCTTGAAAGGTTGCACTTTAATCCCCGATAATAAAATATGTTGTCATAAATACATACCCTAAGCTTTTTCACAATTTTGGGAACCGTCACATTTTAATTTCGGGCATTGATGAAATACAAGCTCCTTAGTTCTTTCACACCTTCCTTTAGCACTACTGTCTTTAACTTTTTGCAATATTTAAATGTTTCTCCCAGTTCTACTCTTTTCCATATACGGTTATCTCTTCTCAACGCAGAGCTATAAAATGCATACGACCCTAGCCTCTTTTCAGTCTTCTAGGCATCCTAATAACCAACGAACAGCGCACAAACGCATTCTGTTCAATCACCTTTACCGTATCTCAGCAGGATCACCTTTTTAATGTTGGTGCAGAAGGAAACCGGAATCTAAGTTATCTTTGTTGTTCCCTTTTTTATTTCTTGACCGTTTTTGCCGCTGTATACCTCTTGGTACAGTACTACTCTTTCCATTTTTAGTATACAACACTCCTTGCATGACCTTATACCACTTGTTACCGGATGCCACATTAAATTTCTTCAGATTCTGTAGAAATGACTGCATTCCCTTACAATACCCCTGTTCAGCCATCCCCCTTCATAACAGTCTATAACCTTAACTGTCTTTGAATACCCCACCTTTGGATTGGGACATCTCATGTTCTCCGTAAAATTCGTTGGTATTCTCTGGCCTTCGCCGCCCAATCAACACCGGCATAATAGGAATTTTACCACCTTTTTTCCATTGATTTTGGCGGGCACAACCATCTTTTTTTATCCATAGGTGGCCCAACAATGGACGGTATTATCTTTTTTCACAAAGATACGTAACCATCCTGTTGTCCCTATTTTGATTTATACTTCTTCAATGGTAAAATATTTTTCCAAAACTTATAATACTCCATTCCTCTGCTTACTGTTGTCGACTTCGAAAATATTGTTGCGGCACAACAGCAACAAATAAACTCACACAATACTCCTGATTTTCATGGTGATCAC